>BNJS01003938.1_pt1:0-42500 | contig 398522 bp, 437 predicted proteins | sample 8540461 | NCBI WGS metagenome assembly BNJS01 (sample SAMD00202454, study PRJDB9452) | human saliva metagenome | isolation source: human saliva | place: Japan | reverse complement strand
GGAGCCTAGCGGGATCGAACCGCTGACCTCCTGCGTGCAAAGCAGGCGCTCTCCCAGCTGAGCTAAGGCCCCACAAGACCTCTCAAAACTAAATAAGAAACTCAAGTACATTCCGTTTTTCCTTAGAAAGGAGGTGATCCAGCCGCACCTTCCGATACGGCTACCTTGTTACGACTTCACCCCAATCATCTATCCCACCTTAGGCGGCTGGCTCCAAAAGGTTACCTCACCGACTTCGGGTGTTACAAACTCTCGTGGTGTGACGGGCGGTGTGTACAAGGCCCGGGAACGTATTCACCGCGGCGTGCTGATCCGCGATTACTAGCGATTCCGACTTCATGTAGGCGAGTTGCAGCCTACAATCCGAACTGAGATTGGCTTTTAAGAGATTAGCTTGCCGTCACCGACTCGCAACTCGTTGTACCAACCATTGTAGCACGTGTGTAGCCCAGGTCATAAGGGGCATGATGATTTGACGTCATCCCCACCTTCCTCCGGTTTATTACCGGCAGTCTCGCTAGAGTGCCCAACTGAATGATGGCAACTAACAATAGGGGTTGCGCTCGTTGCGGGACTTAACCCAACATCTCACGACACGAGCTGACGACAACCATGCACCACCTGTCACCGATGTACCGAAGTAACTTTTCATCTCTAGAAATAGCATCGGGATGTCAAGACCTGGTAAGGTTCTTCGCGTTGCTTCGAATTAAACCACATGCTCCACCGCTTGTGCGGGCCCCCGTCAATTCCTTTTGAGTTTCAACCTTGCGGTCGTACTCCCCAGGCGGAGTGCTTTAATGCGTTAGCTGCGGCACTGAATCCCGGAAAGGATCCAACACCCTAGCACTCATCGTTTACGGCGTGGACTACCAGGGTATCTAATCCTGTTCGCTCCCCCACGCTTTCGAGCCTCAGCGTCAGTTACAGACCAGAGAGCTGCTTTTCGCCACCGGTGTTCCTCCATATATCTACGCATTTCACCGCTACACATGGAATTCCACCTCCCCTTCTGCACTCAAGTTTGACAGTTTCCAAAGCGAACTATGGTTGAGCCACAGCCTTTAACTTCAGACTTATCAAACCGCCTGCGCTCGCTTTTACGCCCAATAAATCCGGACAACGCTCGGGACCTACGTATTACCGCGGCTGCTGGCACGTAGTTAGCCGTCCCTTTCTGGTAAGCTACCGTCACAGTGTGAACTTTCCACCTCACACTCGTTCTTGACTTACAACAGAGCTTTTACGATCCGAAAACCTTCTTCACTCACGCGGCGTTGCTCGGTCAGGGTTGCCCCCATTGCCGAAGATTCCCTACTGCTGCCTCCCTGTAGGAGTCTGGGCCGTGTCTCAGTCCCAGTGTGGCTGATCACCCTCTCAGGTCGGCTATGTATCGTCGCCTCAGGTGAGCCGTTACCTCACCTACTAGCTAATACAACGCAGGTCCATCTTGTAGTGGAGCAATTGTCCCTTTCAAATAAAATGACATGTGTCATCCATTGTTATGCGGTATTAGCTATCGTTTCCAATAGTTATCCCCCGCTACAAGGCAGGTTACCCTACGCGTTACTCACCCTGTTCGCAACTCATCCAAGAAGAGCAAGCTCCTCTCTTCAGCGTTCTACTTGCATGTATTAGGCACGCCGCCAGCGTTCGTCCTGAGCCAGGATCAAACTCTCATTAAAAATTTTAATAATTGTTCGAGCGTTAACTCATTACCGTCGTCTGACGATTTATTCTTGTAAATTGACAGGTTATAATTCTTCTATCATAACCCTGCACTTGGTTTCTTATTCAGTTCTCAAAGGTCTTTGTCTCTCTTAAGACAACTTCTATATTCTAGCAAATCTAGAATAACTTGTCAACACTTTTTTGAAGTTTTTTTACTTCTCGTGTCTGCTGTCTCTCGCGAAACAGCTTATTTATAATATCATCTCTAGCTTGTCTTGTCAATAACTTTTTTAAAGTTTTTTCAAACTTTTTGTTACTGGACAATTTCCTTAAGACTTTATTAGTCTATCAAGTTTGAGAACTAATGTCAATACTTATTTTCTATGCCAGAGTAAACGTAAAAAGAAGATCGCAAGTATCTCCTTTTTTACTTTTTTATAGAGCTGCGCGCATGCGTGCTTGCGAATTTTCGACATTTCTTATTGAACGTGGTAAGAAAGCACGGATGTCATCTTCCTTATAACCCACTTGCAATCTCTTATCATCAATTAAGATTGGGCTCTTCAAGATTCTTGGGTTTTCTTGAATCAAATCAATCACCTCACTGACACTGAGCTCGTCGATATCACAATTTAGAGCTTTAGCATAGCGATTTTTTGATGAAACAATACTCTCAACACCATTCTCTGTTTTTGATAGGATGTTTAAGATTTCTTCTTTTGTAAGTGGTTCTTTACCAAGGTTTTGTTCTTTATAAGGAAGTTGATGGTTGTTCAACCATGTCTTTGCTTTTTTACAACTTGTACAACTTGAGATTGTATAAATCTTAATCATGTTAATTCTCTCTTTCTGTCACATGATACTATTATCTTATCACTGTCCTTGATTTTAGAAATCGGTCTAGCGACCTATTTTGAATCTTGGGGACTTTTTCAATGATCATAGACCCTTTTTATTTAGATTAAAACAAAGAAAAAAGAGCTCGTCGGCTCTTTTACACTTATTCTTCAATTTCAATGGTTGAATCTAGGTCTAAAACAAGTTCATCAGATGTTTCTTCAACTTGTGCTTCTTCAACAATATCCTCTTCATCTGGTTCAATCAAACCATAGTGTACACGTACTTTATGATCAATTTCTTCAAAAATATCTGGATGATCTGCCAAATATTTTTTCGCATTTTCAGATCCTTGACCAATCTTCTCTCCATTGTATGAGAACCAGGCTCCAGCTTTTTGAATAATACCTAAGTCACTAGCGATTTTTACAAGCTCACCTGTTTGTGAAATCCCTTCACCATACATAATTTCAACAAAGGCTTCTTTAAATGGTGGAGCAACCTTGTTTTTGACAACCTTAATTTTAGTTTCCTTACCAACATTTTGGTCTTTTTTATCACCAGTCCCTTTGATTTGCGTATTTCCACGTACATCAAGACGTACTGATGCATAGAATTTTAGAGCACGTCCACCAGGGTTGTTTCTGGATTACCAAACATAATACCAACTTTTTCACGCAATTGGTTAATGAAGATAGCAATTGTTTTTGTTTTATTGATAGAAGCAGAAAGCTTACGCATGGCTTGACTCATCATACGCGCTTGAAGTCCGACATGGCTGTCACCAATATCTCCATCAATTTCTGCTCGAGGTACCAAAGCTGCAACTGAGTCAACAACAACCAAATCAACTGCACCAGAGTCAATCAGCTTACCAGCAATTTCGAGACCTTGTTCACCTGAATCAGGTTGTGACAAAAGAAGCTCATCGATATTAACACCTAGGGCTGCCGCATAAGCAGGGTCAAGGGCATGCTCTGCATCGATAAAGGCAGCAATTCCACCTTCTTTTTGTGTTTGAGCAACAGCATGGAGGGCTACAGTTGTCTTACCTGACGATTCTGGTCCGTAAATTTCGATAATACGACCTTTAGGATAACCACCTGCACCAAGAGCAATATCCAAAGCCAGCGAGCCTGAACTCATAACTTGAACTTTCTGCTCTGCACGCTCACCAAGACGCATAACCGCACCCTTACCAAAATCTTTTTCAATATTCTTCAAAGCATCGTCAAGTGCTTTACGACGCTCATCTCCAAATTTCTTTGTAATTTCTTCTGTTTTCTTTGTTTTCTTAGCCACTTATTTTCCTCTTCTTTCTATAGTTAAAGACAAACTTAAATCATGTCTTCTTGTAATAAAGCTTGGCGAACTAGGTTAAAGGCATAGAGGGTACTAATATATCTAACATCAGAACGACTTCTTCCACCTATAACAACCTTGATTGACCTTACTTGATTCCTATCAGCAATACCAATAAATACCGTACCTGCTGGGTGTCCTTCTAATGAATCTGGTCCAGCTACACCGGTAAGTGCAATTCCATAATCGCTATCTGTTTTAGCTCGAGCACCTTCAGCCATTTTTTCTGCAGTAAAATGACTGACAACACCATGTTCTTCTAGTTGCGACAAGGGAATATCCAACATTTTAGCTTTTTCTTCAATGCTATAAGTAACAAATCCACCTTTAAATACTTGTGAGGCCCCTGAAAAATCAGCAATACTAGCCTGAAATAAACCTGCTGTTAGGCTTTCAGCTGCAGTGATAGTCTTGCCGTGGTGCTTAAGCAAGCGAAAAGCTTCAAAGGCTAAACTATTAGACTCTCCATATCCATAAATGAAATCAGATAAGGATTTTCCATCTAGAGTTTTAGTCGAACGAATTTGTTTCTCTAAAACATCTAGTTTTTGATCTGCTTCTTCTTGCGAAGAAGCCTTTGTTGACAAGCGAAGTGTTACTTCCCCCACTTTAGCGTATGGAGCTATGGTTGGATCTGTTTGGTTAACAATAAAATCCTTCAGAACAGTCACTAATTGACTTTCTCCAACGCCGAAGAATCTTAGGACTCTCGAATAAAGACTTGAGTGATTCTCAGTAAGAGCTGGAATAAGTTCTTGATTCACCATAGGTTTGAGTTCACTTGGTGGACCAGGTAAGACTACATAGGTCACCCCTTGAGCAGTAATAATCCCTCCAACTGCAAGACCTGTCGGGTTTTGCAAGGGAATAGCTCCCTCAACAATTTGTGCTTGACGTTCATTATTAGGCGTTCGTGTGTGTTTAGGACGAGTAGCAAAGAAACTATCCAGTTTTTTACTAGCCTCCTCATCAAAAACGAGTTCTTTTCCTAAAAATTTAGCCAGTGTTTGCTTGGTTAGGTCGTCCTCAGTAGGGCCAAGTCCACCACAAAGTATGACTAAATCACTACGCTGACTGGCTTGATCAAGAACTGAAAGTAGGCGGCTTTCATTGTCTCCTACTGCTGTGTGAAAATACACGTCAATTCCTAGTTCAGCTAGTTTCTCAGATAAAAATTGGGCATTGGTATTGGTGATTTGCCCGGTTAGGATTTCAGTTCCTACTGCAATCAATTCAGCTTTCATTGGTTCACCTATATTACTATTCGTAAAATAATCTCAAAAACATGTTCGTTTATAAACTAACATGTTTTTCTCGTCTTGTCAATCAAATCTACTCATTTATTTGAAGTCACAGTTGTTTTCATGATCATTCACAAATCCTGCGGCTTGTAAAAATGAATATATAGTAGTCGGTCCTAAAAATTTGAACCCTCTCTTTTTTAGGTTTTTGGCAATCTGTTGGGATAAGTCAGTTGATGATGGGACATCCTTATATGTGGGTACATTATTTATCAAGGGCTTTCCGTCAAAGAAATGCCAAAAATAATGGGACAGTGAGCCAAATTCATCTTGGATTTTTAGTACTTGTTTGGCATTATTTACGGTTGCTTCTAGCTTAAGTTTGTGCCTAATGATGTCTGGATTTTGAAGCGCATCTTCAAGTTCACTTAGGCTAAACTGGGCAACACGCTCAATATCATAGTCATGAAAAACACGATTAAAGGCCTGTCTTTTATTTAAAACGGTTAACCAAGAAAGCCCTGACTGATAACTTTCTAAGCATAGAAGCTCAAAAAGTTTTTGGTCATCACCAATAGGTTTTCCCCACTCCTTGTCATGATAATCACAATATAATTTATTGTTTGTTGGAACCCAACGACAACGATTGACCATTGCTTACCTCATTTCATCAACATCTTAAGAGCTGATTTTAATGTATTGCTCTGCCGTTTCATTAGTTCCTTCGAAGAAAGTACCTTTGATTTTCTTAAGTTCTGCAGCTTTATAACCAAGAGCAAGCAAGGCTTCCATAGCCTCATCCAACTGATGATTTCCTTCAGGTTGACTTGGTGTCGTCTTGGTCGTTTCTGTTGGTAACTCTGCAAATTTCCCTGCTAAGTCCAGAACCATTTGTTGAGCTGTCTTTTTACCAATCTTTGGAAACTTCATCAAGTACTTGATGTCACTATTATCAACAGCAGCAACCAAGCCTTGATTATCATCTACAGCAACAATGGCTAGGGCAGTCGTCGGACCTATTCCAGAAACTGAAATAAGCTTAAGGAAGACCTCTTTTTCATCTTCAGTATGGAAACCAAAAAGAAGGTGGGCATCGTCTCTAATAACCTGATGAAGATAGACTTGGATAGTCTGATTCATTTGGTCAGAAAAACTATATGGATTCGCTACAGTGACAATATAACCTAAGCCGTTTGCTTCTATAACAATATACTTGGCGGTAATTTTCACTAGAGTTCCCTTGATGTAATCATACATGGCGTGTGATTTCCTTTCTCGTTCGTTTCTTCAATGGTTTGCTTTATCATTTTATACTTGTAAGATAATTGTCTTGAGTGTTTATTTTGTCATCTCAAGCACTGCTGTACTATTGTAACAAAAAATCCACTCGAAAGTGGATTCTGTTTGCTCTATTTTAAGGATGACTACTCGTCTTTAAAGTATCTGTAATCATCTTCAGGCCTAATAGAATATATGTTACAACGCCTAAAGTAAAGGCAATGCTAGAAACATTTACGAGAGTATTCTCCAAACTTGGTTGACCTAGCCAGGCCAAAATATAGAAAATCAAGCTAGTCGCTAAAATGTTAAGCCAACAAGTAAAAAGTGTTTGTTAGTTTTTGTTAGGTGTCTCATCACTATACCTCCTAACTTAAAAATCAGGCAATCATCCTACAATGATCCGCTAAAACATTAGAAGATTCCTCATCTTCACCACTATTATAAATCTAACATTCCTATTCGTAAAGCAAGACCAAAAAAAGTTTTAATACTTCCCTAGGTCACGTAGACTTGTATGATTTTCTTGGATACGACGGAACATTTTTTCCATATCAGACTTGGTAAAGTTGACAAGTACTGGACGTCCGTGAGGGCAATTGTAGGGATTTTTACACTGTGCAAGCTGTACTAGGAGGTCACGCGCAGAGTAATCATCAAGTGCATGATTAGCCTTGATTGAACGTTTACAACTCATCATGATGGCTAGCTCAGCACGGTAGGTCTTGACAGACACTTCATTCGTCAAAAGAAGCATGTCACACATTTCATAGACCGCTGATTCAATCTCTTCTTCCTTCATCCAGATAGGATGTTCACGAAGAATGAAGGTATTATTCCCATAAGGCTCTAAATAGATACCAACCTGGTTCAGAAGGGACATTTTTTCTTGTAAACTAATGTAATCTGAACCTGAAAATTCAAAGAGATAAGGAACCAAAAGCTGTTGTAGACTGCTGTCAACCTCACCGATCTTTTCGCGATAGTACTCATACTTGACACGTTCTTGGGCAGCATGCTGGTCAATGATGTAAAGTCCACCTTGTCCTTGAGCAAAGAGATAGGTTCCATGCATTTGACCAAAAAACTCCAACTCAGGGAAGGTTGATGTTTCCTCATTGTCCAGAGTTTCAAGCATGCGCTTCATTTTCGACTTGTTTTTATAATCAAGTTTTTCGTGTTCGCTATCACCTTCATCTGCTGAACGCTGTGCCTGTTTAACAGAAGGTTGCGGTTTGTTTTCTACCAATGAAACTGGAGACTCTGACTCCGATATAAGAGGTTTGATATCTTCTTGGACTGTCTCTGGTTTGACAAAGAAATCATTACGACTGCTATCGTAGTAAAGATTGGTTTGTTTGAGTGGAAGACTGGTTTGAACTGGCTTAGCTGCACCTCTGGTACTAGACTTGGCTAGATTTTCAAGGGCATCAGGAATCAAATCCTGCTCTCTAAGGCTTTGAGCAATGGCTGAGCTGATAAGGGCCATGAGCTCTTTTTCTTTAGAGATACGTACTTCCTGCTTTGTTGGGTGAACATTGACATCGGCCAAGTAAGGATCAATCTGAATATCAATAACTGCAATAGGGAAGCGTCCTACCATGAGTTTAGAGCCATATCCATCAAAAATAGCACGGTTAAGCAGGAAGTTTTTAATATAACGTCCGTTAATGAGAATCGTGATGTAGTTACGATTTGCACGGGTCAACTCAGGGAGACTAACATATCCAGAAACTTCAAAATCAAGGTCAGAATTTGAAATCTCCACCATTTTTTTAGCCGTTGTCAAACCATAAATACCAGCAATAGCTTGACGGAGGTCTCCAGTACCTGATGTCTGTGTCAACTGACGACCATCATTAAGCAAGGTAAAGGCAACCTCGGGATGAGCTAGACTTAGACGATTGACAACATCGACAATATGAGCCAACTCAGCCTGTAAACTCTTCATATACTTGAGACGAGCTGGGGTGTTATAAAATAGATTTTCAACGGTAATCTTTGTTCCAACTGGTGTTGAAATAGGATCCTGACTCTCAATTTCTCCACCTTTAGCAACCAGTTTAGTCCCATAGGCTTCTCCATCCGCTGCTGTCACAATAGTTAGGTGACTGATAGAAGCTATTGATGGTAGGGACTCACCTCGAAAACCAAGGGTTCGAATACGAAAGAGATCTCCTTGATTTTTGATTTTACTTGTTGCATGACGGCGCAAACTCATGGCCACATCAGCTTGAGCCATTCCTTCGCCATTATCTGTGATTTGAATTTTTGAGAGGACCTGATTCTTCAACTTCAATGGTAATCTGGGTGCTGCCTGCATCAATAGCATTTTCCACCAACTCTTTAACAACACTGGCTGGGCGCTCTACGACCTCACCAGCAGCAATCTGGTTGGCTAACACCTCAGGTAATTCGATGATTTTTGGCATAATTATTATTTTCCCTTCTAAAAGGTTGAGAGATCATTGTTTCTAACTGTTACTGATGCTTCCTATAAAGCCATAACTCACACACAACTGTTAGCCAAGATAAGGCTGTGGCTATAACAATCATATCCCCATGACGAAGGTTGAACCAAATGAGCCCAGAAAAAATCAAGAGATAGATGACTTGGAAAATCCATTGGTAGGTTTTGGGTGAGCTTGTCGAATCCATAAACTGCTTCACAAAGAAATAAAGCAAGAGCAAGTTCAGTGTTAGTGCCTTTTCAAAAGGTGTAAAAAAGCTCAAAATCAGACTGCAGGCAAGAAAAATTCCTGCTAGCCATTTCATTATAGATTTCATGTGATTACCTCGTCAGTACGTTTTCATTAAGTATAGGGGTTTTCGAAAATATTTTCAACCACTTAGACACCACATAGGACCACATAGACAAGTGCTATTGCTGTGGGCTAGTAAATAGTGTTTAATAAAGGTGTGAAAGGGAGGAGGCCTCCTCAATTACAAACAAGAAAGGATCGTTATGAAAATAAAAGTTCAGATTGACTCGGTATTTCAAGAAGAGACGTTGCAGATTCAGGCACCTAGTCGGACGCCAAAGATTCAGCAAGTCGTCGAGTTTGTCGAAAGTTTGGATGACAACCACCGACTCAAAGGAAAAAAAGATGGAGAAACTTATCTTATCGAACCCAAAGCTATTTCCAGAATCTACATTGAAAATCGCCAAGTTCTAGCTGAAACTATTCAAGGAGAGTACCACTTAGGCTTACGTCTCTATCAAGTTTTAGAAAAACTGCCATCTTACTTTATCAAAATCTCACAATCAGAGATTGTCAACCTCAAAGAAATTGAACGCTTCAACATTACCCCTAACGGCCTCGTTGAAATTCACCTTAAAAACAAGGAAACCACCTACTCATCACGCCGTTACCTCAAAGCAATAAAGGAGAAATTACAATGAAAAAGCAACTTTTTAAATCAGGCACAAAGGGCATCCTTATCGGACTTGCCGTATCCATGATTATGTCTCTTATCTGGGCACCAAGCTACATGCCTCTTAATCCTCATTCAGCTATTGGACAATGGATGACGTCACATCAGGTTCACGGATCTTTGGTATTAGCCTACTGCCTCATCACTTGGTTTGCTATCGGTATCCTCTTTGAAGTCGCTAGTTATATTTTCCGTAAGGCTGAGTGGAGTTTGCTTCGTGCAACCCTCACTCACTACGCCTTGACCTGTCTAGGTTTCATTCCACTAGCTACCCTCAGCGGATGGTTCCCTCTACGTTTAACTTTCTACTTGGAGCTAGTCATTGAATTCAGCTTTATCTATCTCCTCGTTTGGGTCTTCTCTTATTGGAAAATGAAAAAGGATATTGAACAACTCAACCAAGAATTGAAACACCTATAAAAGACTAGAAGCCTGTCAATCGACAAGCTTCTTTTATAGTTTCTGTTTTAAATCCGCTACAGCCATCATGACTTGCATCGGTGTCATATTGTAAATGTCCAAATCACGTAACTCTTTAAGAACTGGATTTTCAGTAAAATCATCAAAGAGAGAGATTTGCTCGTTGACATGCGTTTCAGTGGCAGGCTTCTCTTGAGGCGATACCTTTTCCTGAGGTTGGATGGTAACTGTCTCGCCCTCTAGTTGTGTCAAGATGGTGTCAGCACGTTCCAGTAAATCTGCTGGTAAACCTGCAATCTTAGCTACATGAATACCATAAGATTTATCGGCTGAGCCATCGACAATCTTGTGAAGGAAAGTCACCTCTCCGTCCTTTTCAAGTGTCGCCACATGAACGTTGACAAGGTGTGTCAAAGTATTTGACAGGGCTGTCAACTCATGATAATGGGTAGCAAACATGGTTTTAGCCCCCACCTTGTCATGAATAAACTCAATAATAGACTGGGCCAAAGCCATACCATCATAGGTGGCTGTCCCACGTCCCAACTCATCAAAAATAATCAAGGAATTAGGTGTCGCCCGCTTAATAGCCTGGTTAGCCTCCATCATCTCAACCATGAAGGTCGACTGACCTGAAATCAAGTCATCTGCAGCACCAATACGTGTATAGATGGCGTCAAAAACTGGCAAATCAATACTATCTGCTGGTACGTAAGAGCCCATCTGAGCCATAACGACTGACAAAGCCAACTGACGCATATAAGTAGATTTACCACTCATATTTGGCCCAGTAATGAGCTGAACATTGGTCTGACTGTCAAAGGTAATCGTGTTTGGAATGTATTCCTGAACACCCATAACCTTCTCAACCACTGCATGACGACCTTGATCAATAACGATACGATGTTCATCATTGAACACAGGACGAACATAATGATTAGTCTCTGCTGTAACTGCCAAACTCTGAAGTACATCGACTGTCGCAATAGCCTTAGCCAAAGATTGCAAACGGTCAATATAGCGTTCCACCTGCTCACGGACACGCATGAAAATATCATACTCTAGCGTTGATGACTTTTCACGTGCCTCAAGCATTTCACCTTCAATCTTAGCCAACTCAGCAGTTCCAAAGCGCTCCGAGTTTTTCAGGGTTGCCTTGCGGAAGAAATGGTCAGGAACCAAGCTAAGGTTAGAGTTGGTCACATGGAAGTAATAACCATCTTTACGGTTATAATCAATTTTTAGTGTTGTAATACCAGACGCTTCACGTTCCTTGGCTTCGATGTCTGCAATCCATGACGTCCCCTCGCTCATCACCTTGCGATACTTGTCCAAGGTCTCATCAAAACCAGCACGGATAATACCACCTTCTGTAATGGTTGCAGGAGCATCGGGATCAATAGCCGACCGAATCAGACTCTCTAATTCTGGCAGAGCATCTAACTCTTGTAAAAGACGTGACAATGCCTCGTCATCAAAAGACTCCAAAATCGCCTTAATTACTGGAACCTGAGCTAGGGTATGACCTAGCTGAATCAAATCTTTAGGGTTAGCCTTTCCGAAGGAAACACGACTAGCCAAGCGCTCAATATCGTAAACCCCTTTAAGACTCTCAGTCAAGTCACTACGCTCGAAGAAATTGTCCAAGAAAACTTGGATAATATTCTGGCGCTCCATGATTGCAGCCTGATTCACTAAAGGACGATCAATCCAAGTACGTAAGAGACGCATTCCCATAGCTGTCTTGGTTTCATCCAAGAGCCAGAAAAGAGAACCGTGTTTCTTGCCTGTTCTAGCATTTTCCAGTAAATCCAAACTCGACTTGGTCGCATAGGACATCTGCAAGTAATCCTTAATCTCATAGTGCTGAGCCTTTTGTAAATGGCTGAGCTCACGCATCTGAGTACGGTGCACATACTGGAGAAGTTTACCAGCTACACTGCTTTCCAAGTCTGTCAAGCTAGTGTCAATCAAGTGGACATCATCGTAAACCTCTGTTTCCTTAGAGAGTAGAAGATTGAGTTGCTTGACCAAAACTTGTTCATCAGCTTCAGGTAAATCATAACCAACTACTACTTCACGTGCCTTAAGGTTCTGAATTTCACTACAAACTGAACTGAAATCGTCCAACTCTGTCGCAAAAAATTCACCCGTTGACACATCCATATAGGCCAGGCCGAATCGACTTCCAGCCTTGTCAATAGCTACCAAGAAATTGTTGGCATTATCAGGTTTAGAACTGTCAACCACTGTCCCTGGCGTGATAACCTGAACCACCTCACGCTTAACCACACCAACAGCCTGTTTAGGATCCTCCATCTGCTCAGCAATGGCTACCTTGTAGCCCATCTCAACCAAGACATCAATATAGGATTGAGCTGAATGATAAGGAACACCAGCCATAGGAATGGGATTATCGGCATTCTTATTACGACTGGTTAGGCTAATTTCCAAAATCTGGGCAGCCTTAACGGCATCATCATAAAATAATTCGTAAAAATCACCCATACGAAAGAGCAAAAAAGCATCTGGATAATTTTCCTTAATATCCAAATACTGCTGCATTCCTGGAGATATTTTTTCCTTAGCCATGTCTTAACTCCTCGTTAATCCTTTCTTCGATAGACTTGGTCACATATTGGACCAAGTCACTGGCATCCTGCATTTTTTGACGGTAGTCCTGAACAATAGGCAAATTTTCCAACTCATGCTGAATCAAATCTGCTTGCTCACCTGCCTCCTCATAGGCACGTTGTTTCTCAATCTTTTGAAAAAGCACTGCTTCTTGTTGATAAGCCTTCATCTGTCCAGCCAGATGACTGATTTGAGGTACCTGTCCAATGGCCTTCTCAGCCTCTTGAAAAGCAAGAACCGCCTCATGGTGTTTGAGGAGGTCAATTAACTCTTCTTTGGCTTCTTGGAGATCCTGATGAGGAGTGTTCATCAGTGAAACTCGCTTTCCAATTTTTCAGCAACCACAGCATCCTTACAGATTACCAATAGAGTATCTGCGCCAGCAACAGTTCCTAAAATTTCAGGGTTGCCATCACTATCAATTAAGTTGGCCAAAACATCAGCTTCACCCAACTCTGTGTGAAGGACCAACATAAACTGGGCACGGGAAACTGATTTGACATAGTCCTTAACCGTAGGATCCAAACTTGGAAGCACATGCTCAGACAAACTATAGTAGAGTTTTCCTTCTTCATCACGAAGCTTCAAGAGTACCAATCTCACGCAAGTCACGTGACAAGGTAGCCTGAGTAACCGTGATACCTTCCGCCTCTAAGCGTTGCTTAATTTCCTCTTGTGTCCCAATCTTATCTCTTGAAATCATCTGTTTGATAACAGCTTGACGATCTCTCTCATTATCTTTCCTCTTTTTATGTATATTCTTTTGCATATTATAACAGAATTTTTGTATTTTTTCATGAAATACTTCCTAATTGATGCTTTCTTGTCCCTACCCTATTAACTAAAATAATGGTAAAATAGGTATGAATGACAAGATTTGAAATGGAGTACCTATGAATACTAAAGAACTCATTGCAGCAGAAATTGCCAAAGTTGTTCCCGAATTGGAACAAGAAAACATTCAAAATCTGCTTGAAACCCCTAAAAATGCTGACATGGGGGACCTCGCCTTTCCTGCCTTCTCATTGGCTAAAGTCTTGCGCAAGGCTCCTCAAATGATTGCAGTAGACATCGCTGAAAAAATCGATGCCTCAAACTTTGAAAAAGTTGAAGCTGTTGGTCCTTACATCAACTTCTTCCTTGATAAATCAAAAATCTCAGCGGACGTTCTTGGACAAGTTATCGCTCAAGGCAGCCACTACGCTGACCAAAACATCGGTCACGGACGTAACATCGCCTTTGATATGTCTAGTCCTAACATCGCTAAACCTTTCTCTATCGGTCACTTGCGTTCAACAGTTATCGCTGATGCTCTTGCCAACATCGTAGCTAAACAAGGCTACAAACCAGTCCGTATCAACCACTTGGGTGACTGGGGTAAACAGTTTGGTATGCTGATTGTTGCCTATAAGAAATGGGGTAGCGAGGAAGCCGTGAAAGCTAACCCTATCAACGAACTCCTTCAACTTTATGTGCGCATCAATGCCGAAGCTGAAGAAGACCCATCTGTAGACGAAGAAGCTCGTGAATGGTTCCGTAAATTGGAAGCTGGTGACGAGGAAGCAACTGCCCTCTGGCAATGGTTCCGTGACGAAAGCTTGGTGGAATTCAACCGTCTTTACGATGAACTCGGTGTTTCTTTTGATAGCTACAATGGTGAAGCCTTCTACAATGATAAGATGGATGAAGTCGTTGACATCTTGACAGAAAAAGGACTTCTCCAAGAATCTCAAGGTGCCCAAGTGGTTAACCTTGAAAAATACGGTATCGAACACCCAGCCCTCATCAAAAAATCAGATGGTGCGACACTTTACATCACACGTGACTTGGCTGCTGCCCTCTACCGTAAACGTACTTACGACTTTGCCAAAGCCATCTATGTGGTTGGTAATGAACAATCTGCCCACTTCAAACAGTTGAAAGCTGTTCTTAAAGAAATGGGCTACGACTGGTCTGACGACATGACTCACGTTGCCTTTGGTCTTGTAACTAAGAACGGTAAGAAATTGTCAACTCGTAAAGGTAACGTTATCTTGCTTGAGCCAACTATCGCTGAAGCTGTTAACCGTGCCCAAGCTCAAATCGAAGCTAAGAATCCAAACTTGCCTAATAAGGAAGCTGTTGCTCATGCTGTCGGTGTCGGAGCTATCAAATTCTACGACCTTAAAACAGATCGTATGAATGGTTACGACTTCGACCTTGATGCCATGGTATCCTTCGAGGGAGAAACTGGACCTTACGTTCAATATGCACACGCTCGTATCCAATCTATCTTGCGCAAAGCCAACTTCACGCCATCTGCAGATGCTACATACAGCCTAAACGACGTTGAAAGCTGGGAAATCATCAAACTCATCCAAGACTTCCCACGTATCATCAACCGTGCATCAGACAACTTTGAGCCATCTATCGTTGCTAAATTTGCTATCAGCTTGGCTCAAGCCTTTAACAAATACTATGCGCACACACGTATCTTGGACGAAAGTCCAGAACGTGACAGCCGTTTGGCTCTTTGCTACGCAACAGCAACAGTCCTCAAAGAAGCCCTTCGCCTTCTCGGTGTTGAAGCTCCAGACGAGATGTAAGCCATATTCAAAACGCCTAAGGGCGTTTTTTTATTTGCCCAAAAAAAGAACCCAACACAGCGTGTGGAGCTCTTTTGGAGATTATGAAAAAGAAAAGTTCGTTGTTCTACAAAAAGTGTAAGCCAACGAGACTTACTGAACAACGTTCAGTAAAAGTTATTTAGGAGACCTGAAGTATAACCTGACTTCCTTAAAGAAACCTTAAATCTCAGAAAAAAATCCCCTAAGGGATTTTCACAGTAGTCCAAAGACCGCTGAAAAGATACGATTGTACAGGCTTCCCAACCTCTTCTTCCTAATCCTCCAAGGTGACCGCTTGTCCAATAGAATCTTTATATAACTATATTACCTTGTTTTGGAAGGGTTTTCAAGTATTTTCTTAAAATATCCTAATAAAACCTCAAAAAGAGGAAAAAAGCCTAGATTCTAGACTTTCTTTGGGGAGATTTGTTATGAAAAAAATTATGTTATCTCTAGCTCACAAAAGCTAGCTGCCTTACTAGGATGGTTATACTATATCTTAATAAACTTAAAACCACCTTAAAGATAACGCTTCTAAATTAAAGCGGTAAACCATATAATGTGAAATTATAATACCACTTTCACAGAATGATTCTGTCACCTATCGTCCACGTCTAGCTAAATCTGTTCCAAATTTATATCCTGAACTAAATGATGCTACTGCTAGACTTCCTAAACCAATAGCAACCATAATTGGTGCAACACCACCTTCAATTTCCTGCAATTCTTTTTTAGTCAACTCATATTTTTTAGACATCTTTTTCTCCTAGCATTTTCAAAATTAATATAATCAAGATTAAGAGCAATGATATATTTGGAACATCGATGGATAACATCCATGATGGAACTTTAATATAACCCAAATCACTCATCATTCGTGCAATATTATAGAGCAGGCTCATTAAAAGAATAATTAACTCTGGTAGATATTTTATAAGCTCTTTAAACATTGTCAGCCTCCAACGATTCTTGAATGTTACGGACGATTAGCATAATATCCTGCAGCAATCCCTGCAGCACCACTTGCTGCTATAACACCTGCCACTCCACCAATGACCTTCCAACCTACGACAACTCCACCAATAACAATCGGTGCGAGACCTCCGTTAACCATCATTAATTCTTCATCTTGAAGAGTAACACAGTTTACATTTTCTAAATTCAATACCATTCAATTCTCCTTTTCTATTTTTATAACAACGAGTGTCATTATTCTTTCCACTCGCTAGCTCGTTGGTATTCTCTCAAGCTATGTTATTATTATAATTTCTCCATCAAACAAAAAATAGTGACATAAATGTCACCATCAAAAAAAGCAGGGCAAACCTGCTTTCTGTTATTTTGTTTAGATTAGTCACCCAAACCAATGCGTTCGAAGATTTCATCAACACGTTTAGTGTAGTAAACTGGGTTGAAGATTTCGTCGATCTCTTCTTGAGTGAGACGAGATGTTACCTCTGGATCTGATTCAAGAAGTGGTTTAAAGTCTACTTGGTTATCCCATGATTGGGCAGTCTTAGGTTGAACAAGGTCGTAAGCTTGCTCACGTGTCATACCTTTTTCAATCAAAGTAAGCATGGCACGTTGGCTGAAGATAAGACCAAATGTAGAGTTCATGTTGCGGATCATGTTTTCTGGGAAGACTGTCAAATTCTTAACGATGTTTCCGAAACGGTTGAGCATGTAGTCAATCAAGATAGTTGTATCTGGTGCGATGATACGCTCAGCTGATGAGTGAGAGATATCACGTTCGTGCCAAAGGGCTACGTTTTCATAAGCTGTTACCATGTGACCACGGATAACACGCGCAAGACCAGTCATATTTTCAGAACCGATAGGGTTACGTTTGTGAGGCATTGCTGAAGACCCTTTTTGACCTTTAGCAAAGAACTCTTCCACTTCACGTTGTTCAGATTTTTGAAGACCACGAATTTCAGTTGCCATACGCTCGATAGAAGTTGCGATGCTAGCAAGAACTGCAAAGTACTCAGCATGAAGGTCACGAGGAAGCACCTGTGTTGAGATTTCTTGAGCACGGATACCCAATTTGTCGCAGACGTATTTTTCAACGAATGGTGGGATGTTGGCAAAGTTACCAACCGCACCAGAAATCTTACCAGCTTCCACACCAGCAGCCGCATGCTCGAAACGCTCAATGTTACGTTTCATTTCGCTATACCAAGTTGCCAATTTAAGACCAAAAGTTGTAGGCTCAGCGTGCACACCGTGGGTACGACCCATCATGATAGTGAACTTGTGTTCTTTCGCTTTATCAGCAATGATGTTGAGGAAGTTTTCAAGATCCTTGCGGATAATGTCGTTGGCTTGTTTGTAGAGGTAACCATAGGCAGTGTCTACCACGTCAGTAGATGTCAAACCATAGTGAACCCACTTGCGTCTTCACCAAGAGTCTCAGAAACCGCACGTGTGAAGGCAACCACATCGTGACGAGTTTGCTGCTCAATTTCCAAAATACGGTCGATGTCAAAGTCCGCTTTTTCACGAATCAAAGCCACATCTTCCTTAGGAATTTCTCCCAACTCAGCCCATGCTTCGTCAGCCAAGATTTCCACCTCAAGCCAAGCACGGTATTTATTCTCTTCAGTCCAAATGTTCGCCATCTCAGGGCGTGAATAACGTTCGATCATAATTAAGATATTAAGGGCGTTAAGCGGACACAGTCAAAATAGGAGTTTAGACGAAGAAGCGTCAGCTTCTAGGAAAAATTATCTTTTTGACCAAATCCGTAGCCAGTATTCAGTTTTAGTGAATACGAGTACCCTTGTTCCTTTCTTTTATTTATTCTATCAAAGATTGGACGTTTGAGCTCAAATTAATGGAATCCTATGTCCGCTTCTTTTTTAGTTTTATATGCAATATTCTTTTGATGTTTTACATCAGTTAGCAACCGACTGTCGCTTTATTCAAATTCTTCTTTCCCAATCCACACTGATGGATAGTGATCTAGTTTATTCAAATCAGTATCCATCGGCAAATCATAGATAGCTAAATAGTTTTCAGGATATTGAGCAACCAACTCTTCATACTTAGCTCTCACTTTTTCGTGATTGCTACTAGCATACAAGACTTCGACGACTGCTCCAGTCTTATCTTTTTCAACAAATGCGTTGACGATGAGTTGAATCATAAAATCTCCTAAATCGAAATTCCCTTCATATTTGCTTCCAGAATGGGCATCTCAATACCTAACTCCTGACCAGTCTGATAGACACTTTGACAACAATAGAAGATGTCCTGTTTATCATTGTGCAAAGTCATAATTTTTCGTGTCAGCTCATTTTTCGCAAACATGATTTTCATGGCTTTTCCTGCAATCCAAGCGGGAATTTTGTATGGCAAGAGTTCGGCTTTGTAAAGCTTCAAATTTACACCACGCGCTTCTACGACTTTCAAAGCTTCTCGAATGGCCTTGATGGCTAATGATAATTCCGAAGAACTATTCATCAAGTTCAAAGCCAATTCTTCTGGGTTTTCCAGATTCCCCGAACGTGCAGCTGTCGAAGTGACACCCGCATTAATCGCCATGTGAATCCAAATCCACTCGACCATATCATGAGGAACTTCCCACTTCAAATCTGCAGAACTCAGCAAAGTCGTCAAATCAGAATAGTTAGAAATGTGTGCCTTTTGCTCACCTTCTAGCATTAAATGGTCAAACAAGACACCATCCAAATGGTCTTCCTGCATGTGACCACCCGCTGTCGGAAAGGCTAGAATATAGTCGTAATCTCCTGCCCACTCTTGGACATCTTTTCGTGTATTCCAGAAATTGCAGAAGAAAACGAGGGTGCTTTTGATATTATTTTTCGCAAGGTTTCACGGCTTCTTTGATAAAAACCATGACGCACACTGAGAAAAAAATAAAAATCGTATTCCAAAACAGATTCCGCCACATGAACCTCATAGGTGTCGTGTTTGTTTTCACCCTTGGAATGATAGCGACCATCTAGCAAATCAACTGAGAGGGATTTGGGAGCATTGTTCCGCTTACTGTCTCTATGACATGTTCTACTTGATGACCTGCTTTTTGAAAAGCATAGGCATAAGTCGTTCCAATGACTCCGAGTCCTAGGATTGCTATTTTCACCTAAAAATCAATTCCTTTCCCGAACTCAACCACACTATCTGGTTCATCACTAAACAAAAGTCACATGACCCATTTTGCGGTTGTGCTTCGCTTCTAGTTTACCATACATGTGGAGGTGGGCGCTTGGATTTTCTGAGACATAACGCTCAGCTGCTTCGACGTGTTGTACCGAGGACGTTGAGCATAACAGCAGGTGCATGAAGGTGGATTGCTGGAAGTGGTGCTCGAGAACGCCCAAGATGTGCGTGTCAAATTGTGAAAAGTCACAAGCTTCAATTGAGTAGTACTTGAATTGTGTGGGCGTGGTGCGATTTCGTTGACGATGATGTCATCAGCTGTCGCAAACATTTCCACACATAGGGTACCAGAGAGGTTAAGTTGCTCGGCAATCTTCACAGCCATGGCTTTAGCTTTCTCAGCTAGACTATCAGAAAGTGCGAGCAGGCACGATGGTTTTAGAGAGGATGTTGTTGCGGTGGATATTTTCCTGAACTGGGAAAACTGTCACATCCTTGCCGTTACCAGACACGATGACTGAAATTTCAAGGTCGAAGTTGACGAACTCTTCCAAGACACACTCTGCTGAGTTAGCAAGGGCATTTGCCTCTTCCAAATCATCAGCTGATGTGATGACTTTTTGACCGTGGCCATCGTAACCGCCTGTCGCTGTCTTGAGGACATATTTTTTAGAAAGGTCAATATCTTCCAAATCAAGGCTAGATGTCACAACCTTGTAAGGAGCAACGGTTACTTTAGCCTTGTTTGAAAGGAAGTCCTTCTCAAAGATACGGTTCTGCGAAATGCGAAGCAGGTCTGTTCCTTGTGGAAGTTGACCGTCTTTGATAACAGCGTCAAGGCCGTCAGCATCGACATTTTCAAACTCATAAGTGAGAACATCACAGCGGTCCGCCAACTGACGAAGGGCGTCCACATCGTCATAAGGTGCCACGATAACCTCAGATACACGAGAAGATGGACAATCTGCTGCAGGATCAAGGGTGATAACCTTGTGGCCCATGTAGATAGCTGAGATAGCCATCATCTGACCGAGCTACTACCACCGATGATACCAATGGTTTTAGTTGAGCTCATTTGTAGACTCCTCTGCGATTTTTTTCCTTGTTCTTCAGCAAAGTTAGCAAGCGCATCCGTACTACTTTGTCTTCTACTGAGAGAAGACGGAGGGCAAAGAGGGCAGCATTAGTCGCACCAGCTTCACCGATAGCCATGGTTGCGACTGGTACACCACCTGGCATCTGAACGATAGAATAGAGCGAATCTACACCGCTAAGAGCACGTGATTTGACTGGTACACCAATGACTGGAAGGGTTGTTTTGGCAGCAACCATACCTGGCAAGTGAGCAGCGCCACCTGCACCAGCAATAATGACCTTGATGCCACGGCTACGTGCTTCTTCGGCATGTTTGAACATGAGGTCTGGTGTACGGTGTGCGGAAACAACTTTCTTTTCGTAAGCGACACCGAAGTTGTCGAGGACTTCAGCAGCTTTTTGCATGGTTGCCCAGTCGGATTTTGAGCCCATGATAATGGAAATTACTGGTTTCATAGTTAATATCCTTTTTCTTCCTTTTTTTGACAATCACCTTAGGTTGTGAGGGACGGCAGCAGCCACCGAAGGTGTCTCATGCCTCAAATCGGAAGCCTTAAGTCTTCCGATTTTCCCTAAACGATTGGCTGTGTTAGCCAATCGTTTTTTTCACAACAGTGGTGATTGTCGCTCATTAGCTCTGCTTTCGCTCGCCTTTTTCGACCTACGGTCGCCAATTATTTGTTAGCTTTTGCTACCAATGTCATTTCGGTAGAAGATGACTTTCTGTGTTTTGTTTGTCGAGTTCGTTGTAGATGATGTTTTACCATCTTTGACGGTGTCTGCTGTTGTGACTAGCATGTAAACACGTCCTCCGTTTGAGAGGAGATCTTGGCCATTTTCAGCGAATTTAGCTCCAGCATAGTAAGTGATGATGTCACCCTCTGTCTTGGCTGGAAGTTTGACACCCTTCTCATAAGCGAGTGGGTAGCCGTTTGAGGCTACAACCACGCCTAGTGTCACACCCTTGTCCGTCCAAGTGATGGCTGGCCTCTTTGCCTTCCAAAATATCGGTGATATTTTGTGCAAAGTCAGATGTCAAACGAGGCAAGATGATTTGTGTTTCAGGGTCACCAAAACGTGAGTTGAACTCGATGACTTTAGGGCCGTCAGCTGTCAAGATAAGTCCCGCGTAAAGGACACCAGTGTAAGGACGACCTTCTTTGATCATACCTTCAAGAACTGGCTTGACAATAGTGTCAACCGCTGTGTCAACCACGCTCTGTGACAAGTGAGGAACTGGCGCATAGGCACCCATTCCACCAGTGTTAGGGCCCTTGTCACCATCGTAGGCACGTTTATGGTCCTGAGCCGTTGGCATGATGTAGAACTTGTCCCCATTGACAAAGGCAAAGAGAGAGAACTCTTCTCCATCAAGGAATTCCTCGATGACTACACGCGCACCTGAATCACCGAATTTATTGTCCAAAAGCATCTCGTGAGCAGCTTCAATTGCTTGCTCAACCGTTTCAGCAACGACGACACCTTTCCCAAGGGCCAAGCCGTCTGCCTTGACGACGATTGGAGCGCCTTTTTCCTCGATGTAGGCCTTGGCTTCCTCGAAATCTGAAAATGTGCCATAGGCTGCTGTCGGAACGTCGTACTTGACCATGATTTCCTTAGCAAATCCTTAGACCACTCAAGTTCAGCCGCAGCCTTGGTCGGACCAAAGGCTTTGAGTCCAGCCGCATTGAAATCATCCACAATCCCAGCCGCAAGGGCATCATCTGGACCGATAAAGGTCCAAGCAATATCGTTCATTTTTGCAAAGTCAATCAGCTTAGAATGTTCGGAAATTCCGATATTGATCAAATCAAGACCGTCCAATGTCATCCCGTCATTACCAGGAGCCACGAAAACTTGCTCAACGTCCTTAGACTCCAATAATTTCTTGGCAATCGCATGTTCACGACCACCAGAACCAACAACCAAAAGTTTCATTTGAAAGATACCTCAATATCAAATAAGACTAGGGGCAAATGCCCGTTAACGACAATCATTCGGAAAAATTAGCAATTTTCACGAATTATACATAACCATTATAACATATTTGTTCGGAGATATGGGTATGTATCCAAATTTGGACATAAAAAAGGCGACCACTTGGACCGCCTCTTGGGAGATTATGAAAATGAAAAAAGTTATTTAGGATTGATGATAGTACAAACGAACTACTAAGAGAATATTTTCCAAAAGGAAGTGAACCAACATTGATTGATAAAAAAATCATTCAACTATGAGAGAACAAACTTAATAATAGGCTGTGAAAATGTCTTAACTGGAAAACATCTTATGAAGTCTTCTATAAAGAATATGTACTTAACTTGACAATTCAAAAACAAATAAATATACATAACAGAAATCTATTCATAATTTTTTTCTGATTATTATCTTCTTCCGCGTTTTAGTGTCACTACCTTACATGCAGTTTTTATTCCTTTGTATAAAACTAAAGTGAAGTCTGAATTACTCACTACAAGTTTATTCTGCGGATGAACTCTAAAAAAACAATTTAACTGATTTATCTTTTGCTTATTATTAAATTTTTTTCATAATCTACACTTACATCAATCAACCTATTATTTAATAATATCTTACCATTCCCCTTTTTTTATTAATTTTTAAAATAAAAGAATCAGAAATTTGTGTTTTATCCACAGCATAAAAATTTACCTTTTTAGCTTTAGTAATCCTAGCTTCTCTTTAAACATGAAACTGCCTTTTTCTATATAAAAATTAATTTATGTCTATACGAGGATAGAATTAATTTTACCACTTCTTTGATACATTACCTTATAATATTCTTCAGCTGGATATTTAGTAGTTAATACTTTTCTTATACAGTCGTATTCAAATGAAGACTTCTTACCATTTAGAATGAATTTTCTGAACACACCATTTTTAAAAATTAATTTCTCTTTTGTTCCATTTAAAGAATAAAATACGCCCTTTAAATCAATAAAATTTCTATACTCCAAATATGACTTACTTGATTTTCTATACAGTTCATATCGCTTATTGTCAAATTCAAACAAGATATTTCCTTTTTTTAGGCATTGTATAATTTATTAAGTATTTTTCATCATCCTTTTCAAATAAAATAGTCTTGTTTAACACATCTATTTTACCAAAAATTACAAAAAACCATTATGATAGAGAATAATCGTTTTTATAAGAACAACTATATTTTATTCTTATAAGTCGAACCATGTTTCTTTTATCAAAAAGCATAATAATTTCCGGAGTCATTATTGATTCTAATAAAAATAACAAAAGAAGAGCAATAAAATCTAATAAAAAAATAATAATGCTAAAAAAATTTAGCACCAAACAAGGAAAGGAGCCCTAGCCCAATAGTGATAATAAATAGAAATATAAACTCACCTGGCATCACATCTAAACTTAGACTATAGACCATTAAATTAATGAATAATAACAAAGAAAGTGGAACTAATATCATTGCTACTGACTGCATCAATCTCTCACTTTTAACACTTCTAAAGACAGTTATTTTATATCCTTCCGTTCCAACTTTCATATTTCTACTTCTATTTTTTGAAAAATATATTTTGAAGTTTTGAGGACTCGACAAGGTTTCTTTTGTTGTCCCAGGAACAGACTCTGCTTCATATACAAATCTATTATTTTCATATATCTCTGTTTTATAGCTATTTTCGGCGGTCAATACTGTTCCTCTAGGCAGTACTATTTCCGTTCCAGATTTTATAAGATAAACAACATCTGAAACTCTTTTTAAGTGATTGCTATTTTTTAATTTCCTCCCTTCATGATTAATGACTTTAAAAACAGTCCCTTTTTCAATAGACATAATCCTCTTATCATTCTTATCTGGAGAACTGACCAAAATAGTTTCACTTGCAGAATTAGGATACTCATTTACTTTTTGGCTCTCTCTACCGAGAATGCTATTTGATACAAAAAGTGCTAAGTAAAAAAAGGAAAATATTATCATGATAGCCTTTATCAAAGCCTTTGAAACATTACTCCAAAAAAGTTTGTTTATTTCTCTCTCAGACTCTCCTACAAGCAATTTTTCTACAACGTTCGTGATATTTGTCTGAGAATCACTGTTTCTTTCTTCAAGACTGTAGATAAAATTAAAAACTGATGTAAATACAGTCATTACTGGAAAAAGAAATGAAAAAATACTTTGTTTTATTGCAAATTCATATATGCTATTGATATTAAAGTTCTCACTCACAAAACTATAACATAATAAAAGAGTCAAAAAACTCAACAAAAGAGCTTCTATTATTGCTTTAAGAAAATTTGAAACCAATCGTTCAGCGGTATCTTTAGCTTTCTCCTTACCCTGTCTACCTGTTATCACTATTGTTATAAGTGTTATTATACTTGTTAAAAGATTCGTTACTAGCTGCAAGTTTGATTCAATATTCATAGAATAAATTATATCAAAAAAAGTTTAGCAATTGTGGGCTTATAGAGTACGTATTTGTAATCAGAAATGAGATCTGTTGATATATACTTATCAGTTCATAGAATAAAAAAGGCAGCCACTTGGACCACCTCTTGGGAGATTATGAAAATGAAAAAAGTTATTTAGGATTGATGATAGTATATCCTGAGCAGCTTAAGGGAGGCTTAAACGCAAAAATATCTTCATTTTCCTGAAAAACTGCGAATAGGTAGGTGGAGGTTAAAATGAAGAAAAAATTACTAAATTGTTTCTTACCGCTAGCTTGTCTAGCGACTGTTTCGGTTTCGTGTGGGAGCTCTGCTCAGGCGGCTGTCCTCGGGGATGACTACCCTTCCTCTTGGAAATACGGTGGCTTCGGTGTCGATCCATGGACCATGTACTGGCGTCAATGTACGTCCTTCGCAGCCTATCGTCTCAGTAACACCAATGGTTTCACTCTGCCTGTAGGGTATGGAAATGCCATCACTTGGGGCAGTATCGCACGTGCCAATGGTCACCGTGTTGACATGAATCCTGCCGTAGGGAGCATTGCCTGGTTCTCAGCTGGAGTCAATGGGGCTGGTCACATGGGACATGTCGCTTGGGTTGCGGAAGTTCATGGTGATCAGGTGACCATTGAGGAGTACAACTACGATGCGGGTCAAGGTCCTGAGAAATACCACAAACGTAGCTTCCATAAGAGTCAGGTGTCTGGCTATATCCATTTTAAAGACCTCGAACCAAGAGCCCAAAATGGAAATTCTACTAACTCTTCTATCAAAGTTGGTGATACAGTCCGCTTCACAGGAACCTTCCGTGTCACGTCTGTGTCAGGAAATACCATCACTAGCCAAGATTTAGCTGGAGGCACACCAACCAAACACAATATCGTTGATCCTGGCCCAGTCATTGAAGTTGATGGACAAGGTAATCCAACATCAGACCAGTACCTCAATCCTGGTGAGACTTTTACCATTCCAGGTAACTTCAAAGTGCTTGCCATTGACCCACCTAGCGATGGCGTCCTCGTCCAAATCGGAAATCGCAAGACTTGGGTAACCCAGTCTGTCCTTGAAAAGGTTTAAATCTATTGAACAATCGTGAGAACGGTTGTTTTTTTTGATGTGCTGAAATAAAAAAGCCCAGCGGGTGCCGAGCTCTTAGGAGATTTATGAAAAAGAAAAGTTTTTTAGGATGGTATTAGTATAACTTGGAGAGCTTAAAAGAAGCTTAAGGCATCTAAAAAACATCCAATTTCTTGGATGCTTTGTAGGTTCTTAATGACGGAAGTGACGAACGCCTGTAAATATCATTGTCAAACCATGTTTATCAGCCGCTTCGATTGACTCTTGGTCACGTACTGATCCACCCGGTTGGATGATTGCTTTAATACCTGCTTTAGCGATTTCTTCCACGTTATCCGCAAATGGGAAGAAGGCATCTGAAGCAAGAACAGCACCATCAAGACGGTCTTTAGCTTGGTCAATGGCGATACGGACGGAAGCCACACGGTTAGTTTGACCTGGGCCAACACTAAGTGTCATGTGGTCGTTAGTCACGATGATACCATTTGATTTGACGTACTTGATAGCTTTCCAAGTAAACTCAAGAGCCGTAATTTTTTTACGGCAAGTGTTTTTTATGGTATAATAATCGTAATAGGAGGACTGACAAATGCTAGAATACTTTTCTGTAAAGAATTACAAAAACTTTGAAAATGAAATCTCAATTGATTTTTCACAAGTCGGGGGTTATAAATTTAATGAGGATTGCTTATCAAATAATATTTTGAGTAAAGTGCTAATCTACGGTAAAAAAATGCTACAGGAAAAATCTAATTTAGGTTTAGCATTATTTGATATTACTAAAAATCTTTTTAGTAGACCCTTAAATGATGATCAAAATTTTACATCTTTTTAAATAACAACTCTGACAACGCTATTGCTACTTTTTTTGTTATATTTTTTTACATAATAACAATGAAATCAAATACATTTATACAAAAAAATAAATATCAGATTATACAAACAGAATCACTATCTATAAATAACGATTTAGTTTGGAAAATAGATTTGTCTACTGACCTAACACTATCTACTCCCGTGGAAGATATAGCCAATAAACTAGGTATCATAAACAACGATTTCAACATACTAATAGATAATTATCGAGATCAAGTTTCAAGTGACAAGCAAGATTTAGACGGAGAAAACAGATCTTTTTTAGCATGGCTGATAACTAACACCTCTAAGTCAGATGATTCTATTCTCACATATCTCCGAACATTTATCCGACACATGGTGCTTATTAATCATGAAGCCCCGAAATATATTATAAATCGTTGGTTCCAGCGTACACTTGATCACAAAAAGACAGCAAAAGAACTGGAAGCATTTCTTAATAGCATGGGTATAAAATGTCACTTAGATTCAATAGAACAAATAGATGGGGAGGATATGCTTTGTTTTGTTTATAAAAATAAAAATGTTCCATTCTTTAGAGAAGCATCTAGTGGAACATTGGCTTTGGCCAAATTCTATTTTAGAATCCTCTATTTCTTTGAGGACTCCAAAGTCAACAATCCTCCTAAATTTTTATTTTTCGATGAATTTGATGCTTTTTATCATTACGAACTTTCTGAAAAGTTGATACGTCATTTAAAAAAAATATTTCCAGACACACAAATCATTTTGACTACCCACGATACAAATATTATGTCTAATGAGTTATTTAGACCCGACTGCTTGTTCATTTTATCTCAAAAAGGATTTATAACACCTTTAAACAAAGCAACTAAGCGAGAATTACGAGAGGGGCATAATTTAGAAAAGATGTACATTAGCGGAGAGTTTGCTGAATATGAATAATGTAACACGAGGTCAAACTCTTTTCATAGTCGAAGACCATCATGAAAAAAATGAACTATTTAAACTTATTATCGAAGTTTTCCCTGAACTTAGTATTACTGAAGAGAATATACATATTTTTGGCACAAATATTTACCAATTATACCAGAAAATTCAAGAAGAATATGGAGAGGAATGGGATGCTCCTCCAATGATGTGGATTTACCTTTTGTTTTAAATAAATATGATTCCCAAAGATTTGAATCTATCGGTAGAAAAAGAAATTATAAAAAAATATTTTTTTAATTTTTTTGATTACGAAGCACAAGATCCCAACTTTTTCTATAAACAAGATACAGCGATTACAAAAATATTTCAGCGATGTAACCAATAATGACTAAACTCTATATAAATTACCCAATGGTTGAATCTTATTTCGATTTAGAAATCAATAATGACTTACAATTTCTAAACAAATTTTTTTAAATAAAATTGTGACGGGTAAGGAATATAAAGCCATTGTAAAAAAATAATGAACTTTACAAAGTATTCCAAATTCCTTTCATCATTCCGAAACGATTAGAAAGTATTGCGGATATCTCTGCAATATTACAATATGATACAGTTTCTAAAAATATTAAACTGCTGTAATTCTGAGTCTCTAAAAAGAAATATGCAATGAATTAAATATAGATGACAAGAAAAAGAAAAAAATTTAAACTGCTATCTAGATAAAAAAATTTTAAAACCTACTTCAATGATGAGATTTCTTATAATATCTACATAAAAAGATTACTTAAGAGAATTGTAAAATTACAAATATTAAAAATACGAGCGAATTATAACTTATCCTTGTTCAACACATGTTGTATCTCAACAAGAATATCATAATTTACAACAAACTAATGAATTTGACTATCTAAAAATTGTTAAGCTTACAAAAATGAAATGTTTAAAGATAATAAACTATGGGTCATAAATACTTTTCTATTATTCATAGCAGAATATAATTTAACATTGCTAAATGATTAGCCTCTCCCTCTCATATAATTTAGAAAAATAGTTAGCTTTTTATTTTAACTTAAGAAGTTAACTATTTTTTATTATGTGACTTTCAGTTCATCTCGCTCTGCAAGGTAAGAGACAAATAAACCACACGATATATAAGTGGCTATGGTTATCAAACTTCTGACATATTAAAACTATATGTATTTTCTGTCTCTTTGTAAACCTGTAGTAGATTGAGTTTTAGGAGTCCATTTGAAAAGGCTAGGTAAAAAATCACTTCTAAATATCAAAAAACGAGCATTTCCGTAATTGGAGATGCTCGTTTTCTCAATGTCTAAAATGTCTCACGCCTGTAAATATCATTGTCAAACCATGTTTATCAGCCGCTTCGATTGACTCTTGGTCACGTACTGATCCACCCGGTTGGATGATTGCTTTAATACCTGCTTTAGCGATTTCTTCCACGTTATCCGCAAATGGGAAGAAGGCATCTGAAGCAAGAACAGCACCATCAAGACGGTCTTTAGCTTGGTCAATGGCGATACGGACGGAAGCCACACGGTTGGTTTGACCTGGGCCAACACCAAGTGTCATGTGGTCGTTAGTCACGATGATACCATTTGATTTGACGTACTTGATAGCTTTCCAAGCAAACTCAAGAGCTGTCGCTTCTGTCTCAGTTGGTTGGCGTTTAGTAACCACTTGCCAGTCAGCTGGACTTTCTTTGACGACGTCTTGGTTTTGAACGAGGAGACCACCAACAACACCAGTGTATTCTGCTTCCACTTCGCTGGCGTCTTGAGCATCAAATGGCAACTCAAGGATACGCAAGTTTTTCTTCTTGGTTGTCAAGATTTCAAGCGCTTCGTCTGTGTAGCTTGGTGCAATGATGATTTCAAGGAAGACACCGTGCATTTTCTTAGCTGTCGCAGCGTCAACTTCACGGTTGAGGACTACAATACCACCAAAGATTGATACTGGGTCAGCTTCATAAGCGTAGTCCCAAGCTGTTTCGATGTCATCAGCTTGACCGATACCACATGGGTTCATGTGTTTCAAAGCCACAACTGTTGGACGGTCTTTGAAATCACGGATGATACGGATAGCGGCATCAGCGTCACGGATATTGTTGAATGACAATTCTTTACCGTTAAGCTGTTTAGCTGAAGCAATTGAGTAAGCCGTTGGCAAACCTTTTTGGTAGAAGTCTGCGTCTTGTTGAGGATTTTCACCGTAACGCATTGGTTGCTTGAGGTCATAGGTCAAAGTGAGTTTTTCAGGTTTTGTTTCACCCACTTGAGCTGTGAAATATTCCGCAATCAAAGCGTCGTATGAAGCTGTGTGACGGTATACTTTTGCTGCCAAACGTTGGCGAGTTTCGTAGCTTGTTTCGCCGTTCGCTGACAATTCGTCAAGCACAACAGCATAGTCAGCAGATCTACCACAACTGTTACGCTAGCGTGGTTTTTAGCTGCTGAACGAAGCATAGATGGCCCACCGATATCGATGTTTTCAACCGCATCAGCGTAAGTTACGTCTGTTTTAAGAATCGTTTCCTTGAATGGGTAAAGGTTTACCACAACAAGGTCGATAAGTTCGATATTATTGTCCTTGGCCGCTTGAAGGTGGCTATCGAGGTCACGACGAGCGAGGAGACCACCGTGGATATTTGGGTGGAGAGTCTTCACACGACCATCCATCATTTCTGGAAAACCAGTCACATCGTCGATGGCGATAGTGTCTACCCCAGCATTGTCAAGGGCAACTTTAGTACCACCTGTTGAGATGATATCCCAACCGAGTTTTTTGAGTTCTTGGGCAAATTCAACAATACCCGCTTTGTCTGAGACTGAAATAAGTGCTCGTTTAGTCATTTTCTTTCTTTTCCTTTTTAAAAAAAGTTCTTTATCTGCTACAGTCGAAAATTATCTTTCAGCTCTAGGGCTTTCTTATTTTCGTGCAACTCCCAAACTATCCAAGACTTCTGGATAGAGCTTGTACTCTGTTTCGTGGATGCGAGTTTCGAAAGTATCAAGGGTATCACCTTCAAGGCGTGGCACACGGACTTGTCTGATGACCTTACCGGTATCAACGCCAGAATCCACCCAGTGAATAGTCACACCAGACTGATCAACACCTGCATTCCAAGCATCCTCAATACCATGAGCTCCTGGGAATTCAGGGAGATATGCCGGGTGAATATTGATGATACGGCCTTCATAAGCTGCTAGTAAAGTTGGGCCAACAATTTTCATATACCCCGCTAAGCAAACCAAATCTATCTGGTGTTCATCCAAGAGTTTGACGATAGCTTCTTCATAAGCTGCTTTATTGTCAAATTCCTTGAGTTCAAAGGCATGACTAGCCACACCAAGATTTTTGGCACGTTCTAAGACATAGGCATCACGGTGATCTGAAAAAACAAATTCTACTGGAAATTGTTCCGCAATCACCTGGAAGTTTGAGCCGTTGCCAGAGGCAAATACAGCAATCCTTTTAGCCATTATTTAATCACCACACTTGCGCCATCTTTCTTCACAATACGACCAATTTCATAAACAGGTTCGTCAAGAAGTTCTTTGACACGTTCAACATTTTCTGGTTTAACCGCAAGCATGAGACCAATACCCATGTTGAAGATTTCAAACATCTCTTCATGTTTGATTTCACCATATTTTTCAAGGGCTTTGAAAATTGGAAGAACTGGCACTTTGCTTTCGTCAATTTCAGCAGCCAAGTCATCTGAGAACATACGTGGTACATTTTCAATGAAACCACCACCTGTGATGTGAGCAATACCGTTAACCAATTCTTCTTTGATGAGTGGCAAAGCTGCTTTGACGTAGATACGAGTTGGTTCAAGAAGAACGTCTTTAAGTTTTTTGCCTTCAAGTTCTGGAAGAACTTCTTCACCTGTGTAATCAGAAAAGACACGACGCACGAGTGAGTAACCATTTGAGTGGATACCACTTGAAGCAAGTCCAAGAAGCACGTCACCTTCAGCTACTTTTGATCCGTCGATGATTTGAGATTTTTCTGCGATACCTACCGCGAAACCTGCCAAATCATAGTCGTCTTCACCATACATACCAGGCATTTCAGCAGTTTCACCACCAATAAGGGCTGCACCAGCTTGCACACAACCTTCAGCAACACCAGCAACGACCTGCTCCAATTTAGCTGGTTCATTTTTACCAGTTGCTACGTAGTCAAGGAAGTAAAGGGGCTCAGCACCTGCGGCGATGATATCGTTAACACACATAGCGACACAGTCTTGACCGATAGTATCGTGTTTGTCGTACTTAATAGCAAGCATGAGTTTAGTACCGACACCATCTGTACCTGAGATCAAAACAGGCTCTTTGACACCTGTTTTTGAAAGGTCGAACATACCACCGAAGCCACCTAGAGCTCCCATGACACCTGCACGCTCTGTACGAGCAACGTGTTTTTTGATACGTTCAACAACTTCATAACCTGCTTCAACATCTACACCCGATTGAGCGTAAGCATTTTTATTTGTCATTTTATTTATTCCTTTTCTTTTTTCGAGAAAGAGTGCGACGTATTTTTAGATGAACCATCTTTTTATCTAAAAATACTAGTCAGGTCTCTAGCTTTGACCCCATAGGGCAAAGTGTCTACTGACAAATGCTTTAGCTTTTAGTCAGTAGTGAGACGTGGAGCGTAAGCATTTTTAGACATAATTTTTTCCTCTTTTTTCTTCTGCACTGCTCTTAATAGAAAGAAGTGTGTTCTTTCAAACTTTCCAAATAGCGTTCTTCGTAGTCATACAATGGTGTTGGATATTTACCATCAAAGTAAGCCACACAAAGGCCACCGTTTGGTGCATCTGTGTCAATTCCAATAGAATCAATCAATCCATCAATAGACAAGTAAGTCAAGCTATCCGCTCCAATGATTTCGCGTGTTTCCTCAACTGTATGATTGGCCGCAATCAATTCCTTACGTGTTTGAATATCGATACCGTAGAAACATGGGTAGGCAAGGGCTGGGCTACCGATTGCTACGTGGACCTCTGTTGCCCCTGCTTCTTTTAGCAAATTAACGATACGACGTGATGTTGTCCCACGTACAATAGAGTCGTCAATCATAACCACACGTTTTCCTTTAACAACACCTGATACGGCAGAGAGTTTCATACGAACCCCTTGCTCACGCAATTCTTGTGTTGGTTGGATAAAGGTACGTTGGGTGTATTGGTTTTTAATCAAGCCCATTTCATTTGGCAAGCCTGATTCTTCCGCAAATCCCATGGCTGCGCTAAGTGATGAATTAGGCACACCAACGACAATATCTGCTTCATGTTTGAACTCACGTGCCAATTGAGCACCCATACGTTTACGAGCTGTATGGACATTGACCCCTTGGATATTTGAATCAGGACGGGCAAAGTAGATATACTCCATCGAACAAACAGCCAATTGCGTATCCGTTGTATAGGTATCGTAAGTGATGCCATTATCATCGATGATAACAACCTCACCTGGATTTACATCCCGAATCCATTCTGCACCAACACCCTCAAAGGCACATGTTTCAGATGAAACCACGATAGCACCATTGCTCATCTTACCAAGAGAAAGGGGACGGAAGCCATTTGGATCCAAAGCTGCAATAAGCTTGTCCTCAATCATAAGAAGATAAGCAAATCCACCTTTAACAGTGCTCAGAGCTTCTTTACTTTACCCATGAATGATGGGTTGTGGCTACGGCGAATCAAGTGAGCTAAGATTTCTGAGTCAGAAGTTGAGTTTAAGATAGCTCCATTTTTCTCCAACTCATGTCTTAGTGACTCTGCATTAGTCAAATTCCCATTATGAGCAAGACCAAGCTGTCCATCGTGAAACTTAAACATGAATGGTTGAATATTGTCTACAGAAGCTTCACCAGCAGTCGCATAACGAACATGACCGATAGCAGCCGTTCCAGTTAGCTTATCCAAGTTGGCTGGATCACGGAAAACTTCTGAGAGAGAAGCCCCATATCACGATGACGCTTCAATTGACCCGCATCATTTGAGAGAATTCCTGCTCCCTCTTGACCACGGTGTTGGAGACTGTGAAGTCCGAAATAAGTTAATTTGGCAGCATCCGGGTGACCCCAGATACCAAAAACACCACATTCTTCATTAAGAGATTTAACTTCGTATGTCATTTTTTATACCTTTTATTTTTGATATTTTCCTAATGTTATGCAAACGAAAAACTGTTCCTAGCCTCTCATTTCACTAATGTGAACTCAAGTTTTCAAGCTCTTTAGAACTACTGCTACATTGAAAAATATCATTACTGAGTGCACTTGGCACTCTATTATTTTCCAGTAAAGTATTTAACCGCTGACGCAAAGAGGTGTTGGTCTTTATTTCCTGGAATATTTTGGAAGAGACCGTCTTCGAAACGTTCTGAGTGACCCATCTTACCAATAATTTGACCGTTCTTACTTGTGATACCTTCGATAGCATTCACAGATCCGTTAGGATTGTATTTAGAATCCATGCTTGGTTTACCTTCGAAGTCAACATATTGGGTAAAGATTTGACCATTGTCACGAAGCTCTGCAAATTCCTCAGCTGTCACGACAAATTTACCTTCACCGTGTGATACTGGGATGGCATGGATGTCACCAACTTCTACTCCAGCAAGCCATGGTGAGTTCGTGTTGGCAATACGTGTTTCAACCATCTTAGCCACGTGTTGGTTGGCATCATTGTAGAAGAGTGTTGGACTCGTGCTGCTTGCATCTTCAAAGTTACCGTATGGAAGAAGACCTGATTTAACAAGGGCTTGGAATCCGTTACAGATACCAATAATCAAACCACCACGTTCGATGAAGCTATCAATAGCTGCACGTACTTTTTCATTGAGCAAGATGTTAACGATAAATTTAGCTGATCCATCTGGTTCATCCGCTGCTGAGAAGCCACCTGCAAAGAAGATAATGTTAGCTTTTTCGATATTGTCAACCATAGTGTCAACAGACTTGACAATAGCTTCTTCATTAAGTGTTACAAATGGTACCAAGTTGACTTTCGCACCTTCTTTTTCAAAGGCCTTAGCTGAATCGTACTCAGAGTTAGTACCTGGGAATACTGGGATGTAAACTACTGGTGTCTCAACTGTTTCTTTAGCTTTAATCACAGCATCAGATGCTACAGCAGGTACTTCTTCCAACTCAGTTGCTTGTGCAAATTCCGTTGGGTAAACCTCTTCCAATTTACCTTGGAAGGCACTGTCAAGTTTGTGTCCATCAAGCGTTACACCATTGACAGTAAGTGTAAAGTCAGCTGCTGTTTGTCCAATCTTGGCAACACCTGAAATTTCTTCCGGAGATGTGAAGACGAATCCACCCAATTGAGCTGTCAAGGCAGTCTCAAGATTTTCAAGGGTTACAGTGGCACCAATATGGTTACCAAATGTTGCAAGGGCAAGTGCTTCAACGACACCACCATATTTGACAGCTGATGCAGATGTGACTTTATGGTCAGCTTGGATGGCTTCAAACTTAGCAAAGTTAGACTTGATAAGATCGAAGTCAATTTCTTGTGCCAAAGCTTGACCAGGAATGTAGTAAATATTTTCACCAGCAGCTTTGAATTCTGGAGAAAGAACCTTACGGCTATCTGCAGTTGTTACCCCAAAGCAACCAAGGTTGGTGGTACTGTCAATTCTTCAAAGGTACCAGACATAGAGTCTTTACCACCAATAGATGGCAAACCAAGTTGAATCTGAGCTTCGATTGATCCAAGGAGAGCTGATACTGGTTGACCAAAACGCTCTGCTTGTTTATCCATACGCTCGAAATATTCTTGATAAGAGAAACGAGCCTTAGACCAGTTTGCACCAGCAGCAACCAAACGAGCTGTTGCTTCGATTACTGCATAGGCAGCGCCATGATATGGAGACCATTCTGCTACATAAGGGTTGAATCCTTGCGCCATAACAGAAGCAGTTGTTGTCACGCCATGTTGGACTGGCAATTTCTGTACAGAAGCTTCCGTTGGTGTGATTTGGTAGCGACCACCGAGTGGGTGATTAACTGTTGAACGACCAACTGAGCTATCAAAGATGGTTTGTAAACCTTTTTGACTGGCATGGTTAAGGTCAGCCAAGACTTCAAGAGTATCAGCTTCAAGGGTTTCAGCAGATGTTTGACGTTCTTCTGGAAGCTTGACATCCTTGTCAACCACCTTAGCATCTACAACCACACGTACACCGTTTGTATCAAGGAAACGACGTTCCAAATCAACGATGGTTTCACCATTCCAGTGCATGACAAGATTTGGTTTTTCAGTTACTGTCGCAACGACAACAGCATCAATATTTTCTTTGTTACATTCAGCAACGAAGGCATCTACATCTTCTGGACGAACCACTACGGCCATACGTTCTTGAGATTCAGAGATGGCAATTTCTGTACCGTTCAAACCTTGGTATTTCAATGGTACTTTGTCTAGATCAATTTCAAGACCATCTGCCAATTCACCGATAGCCACACAGACACCACCAGCACCAAAGTCATTTGATTTCTTGATTAGACGTGTCACATCCCCATTACGGAAAAGACGTTGAATCTTACGTTCTTCGATGGCATTCCCTTTTTGAACCTCAGCACCAGCTGTTTCAACAGATTCGACCGTTTGAACTTTAGAAGAGCCTGTCGCACCACCGACACCATCACGTCCAGTCTTACCACCGAGCAAGATAATCACATCACCTGCTTCAGGTTTCTCACGGACAACATTTTCCTTAGGAGCCGCACCGACAACTGCACCTAGCTCCATACGCTTAGCAACGAAACCTGGGTGGAAGTATTCACGAACGTAAGTTGTTGCAAGACCAATTTGGTTACCGTATGAAGAATAACCGTGAGCCGCTGTTTTAGAAATCACTTGTTGTGGCAATTTACCAGCACGAGTTTCAGCAATTGGTGTTGTAATATCACCAGCACCTGAGATACGCATGGCTTGGTAAACGTATGAACGCCCTGACAATGGGTCACGAATGGCACCACCGATACAAGTAGCCGCTCCACCAAATGGTTCAATCTCAGTTGGGTGGTTGTGGGTTTCATTCTTGAACATGAGAAGCCATGGTTCTTTCACACCATTGACATCCACTTCAATTTCAACTGAGCAAGCATTGATTTCATCAGACACTTCCATGTCATCCAAACGACCATTAGCACGCTCATAGCGACCAAAAATAGTCGCCATATCCATCAAGGTTTGAGGTTTTTCTGTACGTCCCAACTCATCACGCATGGCAATATATTTGTCATAAGTCGCTTGCAATTGTTTTTCAAATTTAGATGCTGAGAAGTCGATATTCTTCAACTCAGTCTCAAAAAGTTGTGTGACGGCAGTGGTCAGACCAGTAAGTATCCAAAACCTTAAGCTCAGTCTCAGTTGGCACACGTCCAATAGACTTGAAGTAATCTTGAATGAAGAGAAGGTCATCCACTTCCATGGCCAATCCTTGCTCTGCCTTATACTTAGCAAAATCTTCTGCCGTATAAGTTTCAAAGAAATCCAAGCTTGGAATGGTCTTGTCAGACTCAGAGAAATCCTGTTTAGCAATACCAACAGTGATATCTTTGAAACGAGAATCCACTGGGTTCAAAAGGTAGTTTTTGACAGCTTCCAACTCATTCGCATCGATATCCTTGTTAACCAAGTACAATTGCGCTGTGTTCACTGTTACGTCATTTGAACTACCAAGCAAAAGCAAAGCTTCTTGTGAAGATGCTGCACGTTGGTCAAATTGACCAGGCAAACTTTCGATAGCAAAGAAAGCATACTTCTCAAGATCAGCCTTAACCGCAGCCTCGTCCAAAACAGTATCAGTCACTTGCTCAGAGAAGATGTGTTTTTCCGCACGCGCAAACAAGTCCTCTGCCAAATTAAAGACATCGTAAACCTGAACAATACGAAGATCATTCAAAGTTTTCAACTGAAGATTATGCTTTAATTCTTTTACTAAAGACTGAGATTTCACACGAAAATCAGCTTTTTTCTCAACGAAAATACGTTTATCCATTTTATTTCCTTTATCTATTTCTACTTAAAGATTGTAGTGAAGACCAAGTATTCTATTTGTAAAAGGCTACTTCAATCCTTGCAATTTTTCCAATACAACTTCATAAACATCTGTCAAGCTACCAAGATCACGACGGAAGACATCCTTGTCCATATGGTGCCCTTCAGCATCCCAGAGGCGGCAGTTATCTGGTGAAAATTCATCTGCCAAGATAATCTTGCCATCCTTATCAAAACCAAATTCCAATTTGAAGTCAATCAAGCGAAGACCAATTTGTGCAAACCAATCTTTTAGTAATTCATTGATACGACGCGTTTCTTCCTTGATATAAGCAATTTGTTCATCATTGGCAATATCCAAGAACTTCACATGCTCATCATTGATGAATGGGTCATCCCAAATCATCATTCTTGTAGTAAAATTCAACGATTGGAGTTTTCAAGTCCAAACCTTCTTCAACGCCAAAACGTTTAGAGAAAGAACCCGCAGTCACATTACGAAGAACAACCTCCAAAGGAATGATAGTAACTTTCTTGTTAAGTTGTTCGGTATCAGAAATACGTTCGATAAAGTGAGTAGCTACACCCGCAGCATTCAATTTTTCAAAAATAAGAGACGAAATCTGATTATTTAGCACACCTTTTCCTTTAATAGTCTCCTTACGAGCACCATTAAGCATGGTTGCCTGGTCCTTATAGACCGACTTAATCACATTTTCGTCTTCTGTACTATAAATATCTTTAGCTTTCCCAGTATAAATCAGTTGGTTTGACATGGAATTGTTCGCCTTTCAAGTTTATTCGTCTTAATTATACCACACCAGAATTCAAAAACCAACATATAGCAAACTTTATTACTTGGGTAAAAAAACAACGTTCGTGTTTTAGTTCTTTTTTAGAGTTTCTTAATAAATAATGTATAGAAAAAAGGAGTGTGACAGAACTAAATCCATATAACATTTAGTTTCTTGCCTCACTCCAACAAAATAACAATCGTATAGTACACAACGATTATATTATTATGTATAGCTTTCTTATTCTTTAATCAATTCCCCAGACAAATAGTCCAACAAATCAGCTACCTTAACCATATGGTCAATAGTATCATCGGAAATCTCAAGGTCGAACTCATCCTCCAAATTAATAATGAATTCCATAAGCTCTATTGAATCCACACCCAAGTCATCTAATTTGGTAGCTTCAGTTAAAACAATGTCCTCTTTACCCATCTGCTCTTGAATAACGAGCTGCATTTTCTGAAGAACTTCTACTCTACTCATCAGTTAGCCTCCTCTTTCGGACTAAAGGCTTCAACTAGCTGCTCAACAACCTTAGTATCAAGCATCGTACGAACCTGCTTAATGGTGTAGTAAACCGCCTTAGCATCACTAGATCCATGACATTTTACTACAGGAGCTTTAAGACCAAAGAGAACCGCACCTCCAGCGCTAGAGTAATCCATAGTCTCTTTCATCCCTTTTAGGCTGTCTTTCAATAGGAAGGCACCTAACTTAGCTTTAAGACCACCATTCATGATAGCTGACTTAAGGGTCTTCATGGCACCAAGTCCCGTTCCTTCGATTGCCTTGAGAACTGCATTTCCTGTGAAACCATCAGCAACTACCACATCAGCAGCTCCAGACATAATTTCACGCGCCTCAACATTACCAACAAAGTTAATACTTGGCTCCTTAGATAAGAGCTCAAAAGCCTCCTTACGAAGACTATCCCCCTTTGTTTCCTCAGTCCCATTATTAAGGAGACCTACACGAGGGTTGGCAATTCCACGCACATTTTTAGCATAGAAAGATCCTAAAATAGCATATTGATGCAAATGACTAGCTGTATTTTCCGCATTAGCACCCAAATCAAGCATATCAAAGGGTTGACCAGTAAAACTTGGCATTGTTGACATAAGACCTGGACGCTCAACTCCCTTAATACGTCCGACCACGAAGAGACCTGCAGCCAGAAGGGCACCTGTATTTCCCGCAGAAATCACGGCACCTGCTTTTTTCTCCTTAACAGCCTGTGCACCTAAGACCATTGAAGCTTTTTTCTTCTTACGAATGGCTTTAGCTGGCTCATCATCCGAATTTATCTTTTCATCAGTATGCACAATGCTCACACGTTCATTCGCTGTCAAATAGGTCTTAATTTTAGCTTCATCACCATAAAGCTGGATTTCAATATCTTTGAAATCTGCTATAGCTTGGTTGACACCCTCTACAATTGCTTGTGGCGCATTATCGCCACCCATAGCATCTACTGCAATTACATGCATAGCATTCTCCCTCTTGTCCTCTGCCATAAAACATAAACTCAGATTTCTATCAATAAAATATTATGTAACTAAAATAGACTAGTTCACTGTTTCTAGCAGAGTCTTTCAGCTTATTATCTTCTTATTATAGCACGAACTGACTTGCATTTTAACCCCTGAGACTGAAAACCATTACTTTCCTGTTTCACGTGAAACAAAAAGAAGATAATGTCTAGTCAGCACTATCTTCTTTATTCATAATATGACCCCAAGAATTTAGATTATCAATAAACTTCTTACTTTTAAGATGTATTCCAACATAATTATCATAGAGGTCATCAATAAAATGTCGTAGCTTTCGTTTCATGTCATCCTTAACAGATATGCTTCTCAATTCCTCAAAAGAAAGCCCCTGAAAACGATCTAAAAGATAAGGTACATTAGGATCCAAGTGACTACGCCTTTCATCCTCTACATAGTGATTTGGACAAAGTAGCCCCGAGAACTTATACGAAAAATCAAAAGGAAGCCCCACACGATGGCAAAAGACACACTCGTGAAAATTCAATCGTACACCGAAACGGTCTAAAACCTGAATCTCAAAGATATTAGTCAAGATTTCATAATCCAAGCCTTCTTCCATTAATTCAAGCGTCTTCTCCAAGAATGCAAATAATTGCGCATCTGCCACACCGTCAGCAATAGCAGCATCCGTCAGAGCAGCTAAATAAGTCGCATAAGACAGCTTGAAAATATCGCTTGTAATTTCCTTAAAGGATTCTGCTTGGCTATAATCCTCTATGAAAGATAAGCCCTCATCATTTACAGTCATCATGAATTCAGCGATGGTTAAAGGTTGAATCACAGCACTTAATTTACCTGACCCACCACCTCTAACAAAAAACATCCGTTTCCCAGCTTGCTCGGTAAAAATCTTAACTAGCTTATCGTTCTCACGATAATTACGATTGAAGAGGACAAGTCCTCTACTCTCAAGCTTCTGCATGTTCTTCCATAAACTCTTTCAAACGAGTCATAGCTGTTTCAATAGTATCCATGCTAGCTGCATACGACAAACGAACATAGCCTTCGCCATACTTCCCAAAAGCAACCCCTGGAATAATCGCAATAGCTTTTTCACGAGCAAAGTCTTGACAGAACTTAAAGGAATCTTGAGTATAGCCTTCTGGAATCTTAGCAAAGATGTAGAAAGCACCATCAGGTTTAATAATTTTGAAACCAAGTTCAGTCATTTTTTCAAGAATATAATCACGACGCTTCAAATACTCAACTTTCATTGGTTGGGCATCATCTTTACCATCAGATAAGGCTTCAATAGCTGCAAATTGTGCCATAGTAGCTGCAGCTGTTACCAAATACTGGTGACTCTTAATCAACTGAGCCGTCAAGACTGCAGGTGCAAAAATCAAACCAATACGCCAGCCTGTCATCGCATGAGATTTAGACAAACCATTAATCAAAATCGTTTGTTCTGGCAAATACTCAGCAATAGATACATGTTGGTCTACATAAGTTAGCTCAGAGTAAACTTCATCGCTAACAACAAAAATATCGTATTTTTTCAGAACTTCAGCCAAATCTTTAATCTGTTGACGTGAGTAAGTCACACCTGTTGGGTTAGTTGGGTAGTTAAGTAAAACAGCTTTAAGCTTATCTCCCTGCTCCAAAATTGCCTTTTCTAACATCTCCGGAGTCAAAACAAAATCATTAGCTGTTGTATCAATTTCAACAATTTCAGCACCAACTAGATTTGCAATCGGCTCATATCCAGGATAGGCTGGTGCAGGTAAAAGAATCGTATCTCCTGGCTCCAAAATAGCAGTCAATGTTGCAGAAAGGGCTTCTGTAGCTCCAATAGTCACCAATATTTCATTATCTGGGTTATAAGTAAGATTATATTTTTCCTTAACAAAATCTGCCGCAGCTTGACGCAAAGCAGGAAGTCCTGCCATACCTGTATAGTGAGACTGGTTAGCATCGATAGCAGCTTTAGCTGCTTCTTTCACATGATCTGGAGTCGTAAAATCAGGTTCACCAAGTGTCAACTTTTTGATACCTGGTACATCTGAAATTGATTGGTCAAACTGACGAATCATCGAAACTTCAATCTTATCTAAATTTTTATTAAAACGTTGTGTTAAATCCATCACTGTCACCTCTTTGCA